>Ga0154985_141_pt1 | contig 5142 bp, 8 predicted proteins | sample RifCSPhighO2_01_FD_105953 | JGI IMG/M metagenome (GOLD analysis project Ga0154985, IMG submission 105953) | Candidatus Levybacteria bacterium RIFCSPHIGHO2_01_FULL_40_83 | reverse complement strand
TCTACAGCTACTCCAGCCAAACGGATTACCCTCACATGCATTTTTACCAAAGGTGCTTTCGACTTTGCTTATTCCAACCAGGAGATAGGGGGAAATATTGTTTTCATCTGCGCATGCAACAAACGTATCGCTTTTCTCAGTCAGCGGGCTATCAAATTGTCCGAGGAGTTCTTTGATGGCACCGGTTCTATAAGTGAAATATTCCTGATCTTTAATATCTCCATCAGGTTTCGGAAGAGCAGTAGGTGTTGGAATCGGCGAGATAAGTTCTTCCGACTTACTATTTCTGGCACCTTTGATAAACCCAATAAGGGCAATGCAAAGAATGACCACTAGTATTATTGCTATTAGCTTTTTCATACTTCGTTGCTGGCACAATGCCAGTAAAATAACTGCTCTTTGTTGCGAACTCCGACAGCATCCTTACAGTAAGAAAGTGCGGCAGATAATTTTCCTTCCTGGTTACTAAGAGAAGCTTTCTTGACATGGCTGAAGAATTGGCGTGTTGGCTCACCAACCATTCCGAGTTCACCCCAAATCCTGATAGCGTCAACTTGCCACTCATATCTGATCCCATTATTTTTGCTCTTTGCCGGCTGGTGCTGTTTAACTATTTCTCCAATTGAAGCGATTCCATTTCCTAAATTTTTACGACCCACAGTACTGTTGTCATTTTCTTTGTCTATATCTTTGTTTGTTCTCATTTTGAGACGCGGTGGAGTCTCAATTTGATACGAGTCGTATCTCGGTTTGATACTGACAGTCTCATTTTGAGACTCGAATTTAATCATCACTTCATCGAACCAATTACTGGTCGCTTTGATGAGAGCTGATTGGTCGGGATGCTTTTCTAGAAGACCAAGAGCCAAACCTTTATTTATTGCTCTGAAGACTGTTGCACGCCCAAGATCTAGATATCCTGCCAAGGTTTCTTTCTTTGCGTAGCACCATCCCATCTGGGCGTTCTTGGGATTAGTGGCTAGGTTATGAATTAGGTCAATCACACAGTATTCGTTAATAGTTAAGCCAAGCCTTACCCTGGCATCGTGATTTATAGTTGTGTAGTTGAGTCTTGCTACTTTGCTCATGTTTGGTTTTCGTGCAACTTTTCATAGGCATTACTGTTTTGCTAGATTGCATTCTTTTCAGGAATATCAGTTGTATCCAGTGGTTCCCTGTCGATGTACCACTTCTCAGCTGGAATACCTAAGTAATCGCCAACCTTTTTGACAGTCGAAGGTCGCGGGTCGCCGCCAATAACTAATACCCGTCTAACTGTTTGGGGAGAGAGCTCAACGTCTATAGCTAACTTAAATCTGGAAAGTCCTTTAGTGAGTCTAATTTCATCAAAGAGTTCACTATGAACTCTCTTGTCTTTATTGATGTAGATTGTCTTTTTATGGGCAGTAGTTGTCATCTTTAATAACAAAGTACAATTTGTTGCAATTTACCTCAATAAACTTTATAGTGATTTGTGTTTATTAGTGTAAATTATTCTCATTATAATATGAAAAGTAAGACTTTGCTTACAATATTTGGTACAATAAATTTGGTCGAGTTTTAATCTATGAAACAAACATCCAATCCCAAGACCCAACTAAAGAGCCCAGACGACTTTGCCACCATCTGGGAATATCTCAGCTCTGTTCGTGAAGCGCGTGGGTACACCCTCAGTGCGGTTGTGGACTCTATTAGAAAGGCTATCAAGAGCAATGAACTCGAAGAGCAGTCAGCACTCTCGCGCGGATATCTTTCGCAACTGGAAGCAGGTCGATATACCAACCCATCACCTTATAAGTTAAAAGCCTTAGCTCTTGTTTACAACATTCCTTACGAGTTGCTTATGAATAAGGCTGGCTATTTGGATGAAACGAGCAAGAAGGTCAAAGAGGATGCTTCATTTACTTTGATGCTGAAGGAAGTTCAGGACATGACTCCTCGTGAGAGAGAGTCTGTTCTAAATTACATCGAGTTTGTGAAGTCGAGAAGGAATCAAAAAGAATATGATAAAAGCCCAAAAAAGGGCTAGGCAGATTTTACGAAAATATAATCTGACTACTGCCCCAATTAATTTACAAACAATTATTGATGGCGAAGAGCTAACGCTTGATACTTGGTCATTTCATGGAAGAGTAAAGGAGGTTTATCTCGGAGACAGTATCGGTATTAACAAAAACGAGTGCCCGAAAAAACAGCGTGAGCTAATTGCCCATGCTTTAGGACATCACTTTTTACACCAAGGGAATCATCTCTACTTTGAAAGCCGGGACGAATTCACCGCTTTTAAGCAAGAGCATGAAGCACAATGTTTTGCAGCAGAACTTCTCATGCCAAACAAGGAGCTCAAAAAAGTTAAACACCTTACAGTTGAAGAGATCGCCAACTTTTTTTCTGTTCCAGAGGATTTTACTCAATATGGAGTGAGCGTTGTTTTAAAGGGGGGCTTATGCCGCTAGCAATGCTCATTTTTATGGATGAGTCCGGTGATACCGGATTCAAGCTGAAGACTGCTTCCAGTAGGTATTTTGTATTAACGATTGTTATTTTTGACAATCTCGAAAGCGCAGCGGAAGCAAATGAGGCGATCAACGAGTTGCATAGAGAACTCAAATTTCCTCACAACAAAGAGTTTAAATTTAGCACAGGCACATCGAATAAGTATAAAACGGTATTTCTTAATAAGCTGTCTAAGTTTGACTTTCGGTATCGAACGATAGTCATCGACAAAGAAAAACTGGCACAGCGTGAACCAAGTAATCCGGAAGAGAGTTTATATATGCTGGTAACAGACCAGTTGTTTCTCAGAGCTCAGGGCCGGGTTAAGAACGCCTCTCTTTTCGTTGATAGAACGGCTCAGTCAAAAGCTTTCATTCAGAAATTCAATCGGTACTTAAAGAAAAAATTAAATACTGATATGAATAAGTTGATCGGAGAAATCCGACATAGGGATTCCAAAAGCAACAACCTGCTGCAGTTGGCTGACATGGTGTGCGGGGCAATTTACAGAAAATACAATAAAAAGGACGACTCGTTTTATAAGATGATTAGGAAGAGAGAGGAAGATTTGTGGAAACCCTACTAAAAAAAGCGACCTCTGTGGCTAAGCTGAATCACTATTGCTAGTGTCAGCAGTTCCCTAAAAGTAAGGTACCTTCACCACAAAGGTCATTCGGTACTCTTAATATACCAAACTCACCGCCCAGAGTCAATGCCGCTAGGTAAGAATCATGTAAGCCAAGAGCAATAAACCTGAGAATAAAATGCCTCCGATAATCCAACCGGAATAATTCGGCTTACTTCTACGAGTCTCTATAGCGGAGTACATAAATGGCTGTTTTTTCTCCTGACGGAAAAAGGTTGGCATGTTTTTATCATAGCAAATTCAAGGGAATTGATCAGCAATGTACACAAGCTTCCTACTTATTTACATAAGTGGACAAATTAACCCACAAAGTTTATTGAGGTAAATCAACAGTTTCTGTACCTTTGGTTATAAAGATGACAGAAACTGCTGCTCAGAAAACAACAAATAACGATAACACCCTCATACTTACAAATTCTCTTATCACGCGGGAGGAACTTGATGAATTTAAGGAAATCGCTCTAAAAGAGTACGGGGTTAGGCTGACTGATGAACAGGCTTTTGAGCAAGCTACCGCTTTATTGTTATTGGTCGATACCTTAATCGAAAAAACACTTGCAAACAAACGCAACAGAGTTAACATCAATACAATCCTGAAGTAAGAATACTCTTACTTGGTGGTCAAAAAAACATGAATACTTGTTTTATATACTGTAGAAAATCCTCTGAGGATAAAGATCGACAAATTCTCTCCCTTGACGATCAGGAACGTACCTGCAAAGAATTGGCCAAAGATAAGGGGTTTGTTGTGCTGGGTGTCTACAAAGAGAGTAAATCTGCTAAGCGCCCGGATCATCGTCCGGAATTTACAGCCATGGTTGAAAGAGTCTCCAAAGGTGAAGTAAAACACATCCTCTGTTGGAAGGCCGATCGACTCTGTCGGAACGCTAAAGAAGGTGGGGCTCTCATCGATCACGTCGACTATAACGGAATGTTAATCGTCACCCCTACCATGGATTACGATCGCAATAACTCTACCTTCCTTTTTATCGAATTTGGTATGGCCACAAAGTTCAGTAAAGATCTTTCCGACAATGTAAAAAGAGGGATGAATACAAAAGTTCAAAATGGTTGGAGACCCGGATCGGCTCCGTTAGGGTACTTAAATGATCCCATTAAGCCAAAGGGGCAAAAAGAAGTGCTTCCGGATCCTGACAGATTTAACTTGTGTCGTTCATGGTGGGAATTCATGCTGACGGGAAATGAAACCGTTGAAAGTTCGTTGGAAAAAATCACTGCCTTAGGATTGAAAAGTAAAAGGACGGGAAAACCGGTCAGCAGAACAGAGGCCTTTAGATTTTTTAGGAATGTGTTTTACGCGGGACTTTTTGACTATAACGGAGAACGCTTCAATGGCAGGCATACTCCAATGGTAACTTTAGATGAATACTCCAGAGTTCAGGACATCATTGACGGCAGAGCCAAAATTCACCAGTTCACGAATGACTTTTATTTCATGAAGACACTTAAATGCGGGGAGTGCGGATCAGCAATTACCTGTGACCGTAAAACAAAGAAATATAAAAACGGCAACTCACAGACGTTTATCTATGCTAGATGTGTTAAGAAAAAGGGACCGTGCAGGCAACCTTATCTGAATGCAATCGAAGTTGAGAAACAGGTTATTGCCTTTATAGGCAGTCTTGAGATCAGACCCACATTTGTAACGTGGGTAAGAAAAAACCTGAGGCGAAGAAATGAGCGGGAATTTGACTTTGAGCGGGGACAGAAAAGCAAATTAACCAAACGCTTAGACTCCATTCTTGTCGAGAAAAAGAACCTCTACGGGATGAAGATCTAAGGTTTAATAAGTGATGAGGAGTATAAAAAGGAAAAAAGCCGTTTACTAATTGAGGAGAAACAGACAAAAGATAGTATCGCAGGCGATGGGCTTACGAATTGGACGGAGGTTATGGAAGAGGTGTTGGCATTCCTGGCAAACGTTACCAAAATCTTCCATTCTTATGACACAGAGGCCAAAAGGATGGTTCTGAGGATAC
>Ga0154985_125_pt2 | contig 14046 bp, 16 predicted proteins | sample RifCSPhighO2_01_FD_105953 | JGI IMG/M metagenome (GOLD analysis project Ga0154985, IMG submission 105953) | Candidatus Levybacteria bacterium RIFCSPHIGHO2_01_FULL_40_83 | reverse complement strand
TCATCTTCTGACTATTCTCACCCCCTTAACTAGGACCCTCCTGGAATGTTGAATGGTCCTGAAATAACCGTTACCCCAAAAAAGGTCTCCACTAGTTTTATTATAGCAAAAGAGCCAATGATAATAGCCATACCCAAAAGCCCCCAGTAAATTTGGCTCCAGGCGCTGGAGATATTTTTGCTTTCGCCCCCGGCAAAAATAAAGCGGTAGCCGGCAAAGATTGTCCAGATTAAATCAACGATAAAGGCGACAATTAAAAGCAGAGTGATGCCGTTTCGAATCAGAGTAGCCACAAAAGCCGAAGGGTCACCGGCGATATCGGGGACCGTACCTGGAGGAGGAGAGATTGTACCAAGGTCAACGGCAAGATTCATGTTTTTATGTCTAAAGACTAATGTCTAACGACTAACGCAAAAAAGAGCCTTAGGCTTTAGTCTTTAGTCGTTTAGCGTTTGGCATTTTTTACGTTATTTCCACATTCGATCCTATAAAATGCTGGACGATGCGCAAAATTACAAAAGCCAAAATTGTGACTGCCAGTCCTATGATAGCATAAGTCAAAGTTGATGAGGCGCTGGCCAGCTTTTTCTCGTCGCCGGATGAGGTTACGAATTTAAAGCCGGCAATGATTATAAAAATTATCGAAAGAGCGCCGGCAAAGCTGACTAGAACGGTAATAATGGTTGTGGCCAAATCGCCGAAATTTTCAAATAGGCCGGCAGGCGAAAAGTTAGTCGGCCCGATTTCAAAAGATACTGCGTATGCGTTAAACATTCTTGTAATTTTTAATTTGAAATTTTCAATTTGTATTGAAATCTCAATTACTTAATTTTTAAACTACTTTGAGCTGCTTGCTATTTTAGAAAATATCAAGGTATATTCTTGCGCTTCTTTCCATAAGGTTAGACATTCTTCTTTTAAGCCATCAACTGCTTTTCCCAGCATTCTTAACCAATATTTTGTTTCCTTTGATTCCTTTTTGCAAATGAAGATTTTGTTCTTAAAATCTTTTTTACTGGATGCCCCGTTCGCCTCGCAATAATTCGCACCTATACTCGTACCTGATTTGACTAATTGATTAATTATTGGAATGGTTACTATGGTTTTTGGCGCTTTTTTACAAAGTTCGATAATTTTCTCGGCGAATTTGGCTGTCCTTTCTTCTAAGTCGTATTTCATAGCTGATTAATTTTAAATTTATAATTTACAATTTTTATTAAATTTTTAATGTTCTAATTTTAAATTTTTAAATATTTAGATTTCATTTAAAATTTTAAATTGAAAATTGAAAATTAAGCAATACCTGTTCCCAAAAACAGCTTATCAACTATCTGCAAAATCGCAAAGGCCAGGACGATAATCACAAAACCGATAATGGCAAAAGTCAATCGGCCGCGGGCCGCAGCAGCCGCCTCCGGATTGCCGCCGGAGGTCACAAACTGAATGCCGGAGATAATAATGATGATAACAGTCACAAAGCCGGCGATGCCAAGAAGAGCTGGAAGAAATGCTGAAATAATTTTACCGACAAGGCCCTGTTCAGTGAATTCTGGTTCTAAGCCTGGTACAGCAACATCAGAAATACAATCTAAAAATCCTTGGCAACCACTACCCGCCCAACCGCCAGTGGTGACCGTGAAACTTAGGCAATCAGAAAGAAGACCGCTGTTAGTATAAAGAGCAGCATAGTAATTACCATTAGGTGGATTTGACCATTGTTCCGTTTTCAATGTTTCCCCTTGGTAAGTGTAGGTTTGAGGGAAGCCTGCAATCTGGCTGGCATTTAGGTCGCAACTGCCGGTGCTGTCTGGCCAGACGCCAAGGGAATATGAAGAACCAGTAGGTAGACCTGAAATTGTTCCCCACCTAATGCACATGTCATCAGTAGCGCAGAGAGTTGCCCTGAAGTTTTCGACAGAGGCATTGGCGTTGGTAAGTGGATTAATTAGGCTTGCGGCAAATAGAAAGGCGGCAAAAAGTAATTTCATTTAGAAACCGGGAGTTCCCCCAAATAAAGTGACACCGATAAATCTTAAAATCAAAACGGAAAAGATTAAAAACAGAAGCCCGGCAATTGCAGCCACAATCATATCGCGGCCGCCGGCAAGCCGTTGTTGGTCACCGGATGAGGTTAAGACGCGGATTGAGCCGATGACCATCAAGATAAGAGCGATTCCTCCCGCAAGACCAATAGCAATACTGAGGACCCTTTGAGCAAAACCACCGACTGAAGTTGGAATATTGCCCAGTGCAGTTGGACATTGATCAGCTATACCGTCACCATCCGGATCACAGGGATTTTTGCCAGGAGGACCGCCCGTACCATCACCGTCCTCGTCATATATAACTGAGAATGAGGCTCCCCAGAACTCCTCCCCACCTTTTTCTCTGACTCTAATGCCATATGACTGAGAACCAAAGGGTTCGTCACAATTTGTTCTGTTGGCCTGGCCATTGTGACAGATATTAACGGCAGTAATTCTTCCTGAACTGTCGGCAAGCCAGTCATGAGTGTTTGGTTCTGGATGGGTTAAATCTCCCCCTTTCCAATTGTTAAGTTTCACTTGGTAAGTTTCACCAGGAGTTAAGCCACTAATGATAAGCGCAGGAAGGAAATAGATTTTTTCGGTGATTGGGCTTATTGGCGCCTCAAGTTCAGGATTTGGTGGGGGGCCTGGATCACCAATTGCAAGTATAGGCGATGGTTTAATAGAAAGGAGCAGACCAAGTTGGATGAGAAGTGCGCAAAAGAAGAGAAAAATCCTAGACAAGATGGCAGGCTGAAACTTCATACAATTTCAGTGTAGCATTTTTTTGTGACTGGCGGCTAATGTATTAAACAAGAAGTGAGAAGTGGGAAGTGTGAAGCTGGATTTTGAAGTGAGATGCGAGATCGAGGTTATTTATTTAAAGATTTCGGGTTCAAGGTTTCTAGCTTGGGCTAAAAAGAACTCGATCATTGCTTTTCGGTTAAAGGGTACTAACATTTTGGGAAAATCTTCTGCGGAATCTTTGACCCTGATAAATTGAGTTGCCAGGTTTACTTTATCTATGTCCCAATCAAATTTTGCTTTTGCATCAATAATCAGCTTTTCAAGCGGGTAGTTTTCTTTGCTCATTATGAAGTATAAATCTACATAATCTCTGGGTCTTGGTCTCATAAAAAGAGTATGAACTTTATTAACAGCGATGTCGTAAATGCTGTCGATTTCAAGACTGTCAAAATTAGTGCCTTTGCCGATTCTTGGGAAAGGGTAGTAGTTAAAGTCCACTTTAAGCTCTTCGCCGTCTTTGTAGACTAAAAAGTGGCTAGTAAGACCTAAGAATTGGCTTCTTTTAATTTTTTTAATACCAAGTTCAGGAGCTATTTTTTTGAGAAAAGCCTCAACAACGCTAACTTCGACTTCTTCCTTTTCACAGAATAAGTCGATATCTTCCGAGAGACGGTGTTTGAGGTAAAACTCCGAAAGCGCAGTGCCGCCAGTTAGATAGAACCTTTTGGTTATTTGTTGGTTGGAAGCGGCAAGTTGTAAAAAGTTAAGTTGTTTGGGAGTGAGTATAGTTTTCCCCATAATAAGAATTCTATAGCCCGTTTGGCGTAAGGATCAAGTTGGTCTTTAATCTTTGGCCAGGCGCGTTTAACTTCTTCTCGGTCTAATTTTTCGCCGTCAAGGCCGTAATTAATGAGTTGGGTTAAGCGCCAAAGTTTATATTCTTTGGGATACTGCTTTTTGAATTTTTTCTCGTCAGTACTCCAATTATACATGTACTAAATTATATCAGCTTTGTTGGATGATTTCAGGATAAATAATTGTTATATTGCTAAATTGTTGGAGGGCATCTTTAGGTATAATTAGAGGAAGCGAAAAATTCGATGAAAAAATTTCTGCGACTACTTTTAGTTCTCGTTGTCTTTACTGCTTTCTATTCACTATTCACTATTCACTATTCACTGCCTATTAGGGCGGACGAAATTGAGGAGATTCAAAAGCAGATTGATGATTTGCAAAAGCAGCTTGAGCTTTCTAAAAACGCCACCACACCCCTGGAGTCACAAGTAAAGTCTTTGGAAGGACAACTTTCGGCGATTAGTGTCAGACTCTCTGTAATTCAAAAAGATCTGGCAGAGAGTGAAAAAGATTTGGACTACCAAAGAGAGATTTTAGCTAAAACTGTGCGTTCTTTCTATATCCGCAGTTTTGTGGATATTCCCCTTTTGACTTTCTTTGCCTCCGGCGATGCTTCCGAAACTTTAAAATTGATTGCTTTTCAGGCGCAAACAAGCAAACAAGACAGAACCATAATTAAGGAAATTTCCGAAAAAATAGCCAAACTTGCCGATGACAAAAAGAGATTAGCGTCAGCCCAAGCGCAAATTAACAAGCAGTCACAATTCTTAAAAGGCGAAATTGCCTCGGCCAAGTCATTTCAAAGCGAGTTAGAAGGCAAAATTAGTGCTTTAACCGCCAGACAGCAGGAAATTTTGGCGGAAAAATCAGGGACATTTCAGACAACGGTTGGCGATGTACCATTGGCCGATGATCCTAACTCTCGACCAGATTACAACCCCGGGTTTTCGCCGGCATTTGCGGCATTCTCTTTCGGGGCGCCGCATTTTAAAGGTATGAGTCAATATGGAGCGTTTGGAAGGGCAAAGCAAAGGCAAAATTATGAACAGATTCTGAGGGCGTATTACGGGGAAGGAGTTGAAATCAAAGACCATAACCCTGACGCGCAAATAACCGTAGAGGGGTATGGGACGTATTCACTTGAGGAATATGCAAAACGGATTTACGAAATGCCCGGATCGTGGGGCGATGAAGAAGGGATGGAAGCTCTCAAAGCACAAGCGGTAGCAGCGAGGAGCTATGCTTTGGCTCGCGGCGGATCGATTTGCGCAACTGAGAGCTGTCAAGTATTTAAACCAAGTCCCAAGGGTGGTAATTGGGAAGAAGCAGTAAATCAGACGAGGGGGAAAGTCGTTTATGCAAACGGAGCGCCATTCTCTACATTGTATGCCTCAACGAGTGGTGGATATCAGGAATCGTATAGCAGTAATGGTTACTCAACGCCAGGCTTCTGGGATACACCCAGCGGCAGAAGTGGGTGGACAAGCCAAGCCTATGAGAAAACTGCGGGAAGTCCGTGGTTTTATAAAGGGTGGTATAAGAGTCGCAGCGGGGATAGTTGTGGAAGAAGTCATCCCTGGTTGACCAGCGAAGAAATGGCAGATATTTTGAATGGATGGAAGGTTCTTTTTGAAGGCGGGGGTGACAGTTCTAAGGTGACACCCCAAGGGTCCTGCTGGGGAGGGAACCCTTATAGTATAAGTGAATTACAGTCCATAGGGGGTTATACAAACGTGTCTGGGGTGAGCGTGAGTTATTCAGAAAGCGGAGCAACGGCGAATGTGACTTTTCAAACCAATAAAGGGAGCGTGACTATTAATGGTAATGATTTTTATAAGGCATTTAATTTGCGGGCTCCCGGGAGGATAGCATTGAAGTCGGGGTTGTTTAATATAGAAAAAAAGTAGTTCTTTTGCGTTACAATTGAATAGATGCCCCAAGAGCCAATATCGGGAAATATTCACCAAACGCACTCCAAAAATCCTTTTGCAGTATTCGCACATCAGCCGGAAGGTGTTAGTTTTGCCGGTCAGGAGAAAGATGAAAAAATAATCCTTCTACTTCGTCCCCATTTGATAACTTTAGTTCCGGCACTTTTTATAATAATTGTTTTGCTCTTGGCACCGGTCTATGTCGTCCCCTTTTTAGGTCTTTTAGGTATCGACTTTAGACAATCTTTAAATTTTATCCAGTCTTTTTTACTCACTTTAGTTTGGTATATGTTTATTTTTGCCTACAGTTTCTATCGGTTTATATTTTGGTATTTCAATATTTATCTTTTAACAAATGAGCGCATAATCGACTTCGATTTTAGGGGAATCTTGCACAAAGAAACCTCCTATGCTCCCTTAGGGCAAATCCAGGATGTATCACCCAAGACAATTGGTTTTTTTGGTACTTTTTTTCACTTTGGTGATGTCTTTATTCAAACAGCCGCCCACAAACCGGAATTTGAATTTCATCAGGTAGCCAGACCAAATGAAGTAGCTGATGAAATACTTGTAGAAGTTAGAAAGGAAGAGGCGGAGCCTCCGGGAGTAGTAGCCTAATTGGTATGTATCTTGAAGAAGGACTATTCGGCTTTATTGAAATTGATGCTGTTTATATAACTAAGGCTTTCTTAATTCTTTTTATTCTTTTCTATGCTATTTTCAGTCTGATGATATTCAGACAAATTCAAATAATGGCCAAAACTTTACCTACATCTTTAAGTCCCTGGTTAAAATTTATTGGCATTGTTCAAATAGGTATTTCTCTGGGACTTTTGTTTGTGGTAATCGGGGCTTTTTAAAATGGACGAACCGATTTTACAGATCGAAAAAATAACAGGCATCGGGCAAAAAAATGCCGCTTGCGGTGTTTTTGTCGGGAGAATTACTCTTGGCGATGGCACGCTAGGGACACTGGTCAGTTGTATTCTGGCAGAAGGTGCAGACAATGACGCCGGAGATCTTCTTCGTGATATTTTTGAGCTTTCCACTAAAAAGTTAGAAAATTCCCAGGGCGGATCTCTTAAGGCTGTTAAAGTCGCTCACGATGCCTGCCGTCAATACGCGCAGGATAATCAAAAGAATCTTAAAGTCAGCTTTGTACTTGCATTTTTTTACGAAAGCGCCTGCTATATCGCAAGACACGCTGATAAGATTAAAATTTTTGTCTTTGAACCACCCAAATCGATTGAAATAAAGTTTGAAGAAGGATCCGGGCCGCTAAAACCCGGCCAAATTTATTTAATTGCAACCGAAAAATTTCTTCCAATTTTCGACAGCTCAATTTTTTCAGATAACCAAGAGGTTGATCTCCAGGAAATTATTGATGGTTTAGCAACGGAAATATCTGCCCGCGATGATCAAAGTGAAATTGGAGCAGCAATGGTAATGGTCAAAAGTAAAGAGCCACAAGAGTCAGATGGGACAGAAGAGCCAAAGGAGCCACAGGAAACAAAAGAAGAGACAAGAGAGACAGAGGAGCCTGCAACCGCAGGCACGTCCTTTCCAATCCGGGTTAAAAATCCTCTGCCGTTGGTTTTAACGGCAGTTTTTTCTGAGGCAAAAAAACTGACCAAAGGTGATCTTAGGGCGATTCTGCGTTTGCGAAGAAACATGGCTATCGTTGCAGTTGTAATCTTGTTTATATTAGCTGGTTCCGCAATTTTCACTATTAGGCAGAAAAACGAGCGGGAGAAAATGTCTCAGGTAAACGACTACTTGGCACAAGCATCAGCTAAATATAGCGAAGCTGAGGCAATTATCGAGCTTAACAAGATACGGGCGCGGGAAGTTTTAATTGATGCCCAAGGAAATGTAAAAAGCGCCCAGGCAATTGACTCTGACAATGAAAGGGCAAATAAACTCGCTTCGGATATTTCCCAAAAACTCAAAGAAACAGAAGTTCAGGAAAATATCAGCTTTCAGGTATTATCCGAACTTTCGCAACCTGTAAGTTCACTGTCGACAAGAGGTAAAAAAATAGTTGGTGTTGGCGCTGACAGAATCGTGGAAGTTGACCCCGATAGCAAATCAATCGACGAGACAGAAGGTTTGGAAAGTGCAGTCTCCGGATTTGTCTATGATAACAAAGCATTTGTTCTGGCAGATAGCAAGGTTCATAGAGTCGACTTGGCAAGTAGCAAGATAGAAAAGATCATTGAAAATGGAGAGGGTTTTGATATCGTGGTTTTTATCGGCAATGTTTATTTACTTGGTAAGGATCAAGTTGTTAAATTTTCACCTATTGAAAATGGCTATGCTGAAGGTATTGATTACTTAAATGAAAAAACAAATTTTGCTAGCTGGTCAAGATTTGCAATTGACGGGAATGTCTGGATAACCAATGGCTCCAAAATACTTAAGTTGTTAAGAGGAGAAAATCAAAATTTTGAAATCTCTGGACTAAGTTCTATCGGAGAATTGGGTATTATTTATACCAATGCCGATTTAGACACACTTTATGTTATAGATAGGAAAAACTCCGCACTTCTGGTTATTAACAAAGACGGACTTTATCAAAAAGCTTACGAGTCCCAGGAATTTGCAAGAGCAAGCGATCTAGTAGTAAACGATAATGAGAGCAAGGTTTATCTGGCTGTTGGGGATAAGATTCTGGAAGCAGAGCTGTGAGAAAAATCCTAATTTCTAAATCCTAAATCCTAAACAAATTCAAATTACTAAAATACAAAATTCAAAACAGCCTTTGGAATAATTTATTTTTTGAACATTTGAATTTTGATATTGTTTAGAGTTTAGAACCTAGAGTTTAGAATTTTAATAACTACATGCGAATCCTTAACCGTCGTGCCCGACATAAATATCAAATTCTCCAAAAGGTTGAAGCAGGTATAGTTTTGACCGGCGCCGAAATAAAATCAATCCGGGCCGGCCGCGCAAATCTATCAGAATCATTTGCCAGAATAAAAGACGGGGAAGTTTTTCTTTTTAATGCGCATATCAATCCCTGGATGGGATCGCAAAAATTTTCAAACGAACGGCGCCAGCGCAAACTTTTACTCCACAAAAAACAAATTCTGGCCTGGCAAGGCAAAATGGCCGGCGGTAATTTAACCCTGGTTCCTCTTTCAATTTATATAAAAGGAAATTTAGCCAAAGTCGAACTATGCCTGGCCAAAACTAAAGCAAAGTTTGACAAAAGAGCCAGCCTTAAAAAACAAACAATTAATCGGGATATAGAAAGGGAACTCAAAGCACGAGATTAGTTTCTTTTTGTGAAAATAACCGCATCCTCTTTGTCGTAAACTTTCTGCCAATCTTCTCTTAAATTCAAAACAGCAACCAGGGGGAATTCTTTCGGCAAAAACACAGCATCAATTTTATATTGGTTTAGCTTTTCTTCCCAACTTGGTTTGGCGTTGACGATATCTTGGTATTCAAAAACAAAAGAGCGGCCATTAACTATAAAATTATCCATTGCTCCCCAGTAAAAGACCTTTTGCGCAGGATTAAGCCAGATCATGTAACTGCCCCAGTTGGCTTCAGCAAAAATTCTCCCTCCCTGTAAATTTTCTTTGATAAAAAGGTTGGCCTCGTATGGCCATGGTGAATATAAAAGTCGAGTTAGTGAGAATTTCTCTAAAAAATAACTGTACTGCCTGAGGGATCTGTTGGCAACATTAGTTTCCAAAAAATTAGAAAGTGCGGTAAGTAATAAAACTAAATAAAGGACCAGTATAAAACCTTTGACTGATATTGAACTCTGAACCTGTTTATTTATTCTTGACTTTAGATCTTCAAGAGTCTGATTGGCAACAGGTACAAAGAAAACGAATAAGGGCAGTACAAATCTTGCCGTTAAAAGCGACAAAATGAAAAATAAAAGTAGCAAAAATTTCTGGATTTTGCTAACTTTGTTTTTGCCAAAAAACAAAAGAAAAATTACCATTGCTACTATCGTGGCAAAAATCAAACCCCCGCTGGATGGCTCAACTAGAGATCTCCAGTCCAGATTAACAGACCTCAAAGCCAGTGTAGAATTTAAAGTCATAACGACTGCCTGTTTCCATGCACCAAAGAAATAAGGGTTCAAAAGTGTGCTAACTAGCGACAAAAAGAAAATTATCAAAAGAGTCTTAAAATTTGCACTTCGGTCTTTCGAAAAAAATCGCAAAGTCAGAGTCAAAACGGCAAAAACTCCAATACCCAGAATAAATGAACCATGAAGATTCACCCACAAAAAAAAGAGGGGGGGCGCAAGCCAAATCGCCCGGGAATTTTTAAGCTGGAATTTGGTAAATAGAAAATAGAAAGCGGCAAGCAAAAGAAAACCCATAGCTCTAGTTCTTCCTCCGGCAAAGATAAACGCCAAGGGAGCCGACCAAAGAAAAAGAAGATAGTTGACTTTTCCGCTTAAAAGAATACTGGTTCTATAGATAAAAAAGACGCTCAGCGTTATAACTAACGCATAAAAAATTGTGACCCCCCATAGCCCTAGCCATTTGTAGCTTACAAAAATCAAAACCTCTGTTGCCCAAGAGTGGTAAACATAGGGATAATCCGGTTGGGAAAAAGAAAATAAGTCGGCCTTTGGAACGCTTAATGTCTTTACAATGTACTCTCCTACTTGGATATGCCAACCTAAATCAGTGTCCACGACAACCTTAAGTGAGAGAAAAAAAATGAACGTGAATAGACCGATTTTGACAAGTGAGTTTTTTGTCACTTTTTCATTTTACATTAATTTTTGCTTTCGGCCACATTTCTTGCTAAAATTGCTTTTGCGTTTAAACCCAAAATCCTTTGGATTTTGGAAGAGGAGGAACAAGTGAGTGATAAGGTTTTGCCTTTTGTTAAAAAGTAAAACCGATAAGCGAGCTTTGTTCCGACGAGGGGATGTATCGTTTCGACAGGATGGCACTTTAAAAACTGCAAGCCGAACACGATTCTAAAGTGCGTAAACTTTGAATCAAACTTACGTGCAAAGAACAAACTTGCACAACTGGCTGATGCCATTTTTGGTGTTAGACAGCCAGCAGCTCTAGCATTTGCTGCATAAGCAAAGCATGAGCTTGTCTTTTTAGTCTTTTCTCGGTGAGGCTTTAAAGGCAACAATTTAGCCGGGATTGTCCGTCCATATTGATCAAATGGACGAGACGAAACTTTGATCTTTGTTTGGATTTCGTTTGTCAATCGACTAAAGATTCAAGCGAGATATTAAAGATTGACTAAGCTTGTAGATGTTTTTATTTTGTTTTCTTGGACCCGGGTCCAAAACCCGGCATCTCCACCGCGTTAAACGCGGCTACACACGTAGCCAAGTTTGAAAACTAGTCTGCTTCAAGGCCTTGTTATTCTTCGAACAAAGTGAGAAGTCTAATAGTTCTCGCTACGGAGAGTATCAGACGGTACTCTCCTACGCTCGAACAATATGCAAAGCATGTTGTTCTCGTTCTGAGTTTTAACGAAGGGCTCGAACAATGAGGGTTTTCAGCAAGCTCGAAAACGTAAACTTGACGTTCGGGTTCTTGTGTGTATAATTTACGCTAGATGATATGAGTAGGATAGAAAATCCACCAGAATCAAGTTCTCGATATGCTGTTACTGTAACAACTAACGAGGAGGGAAATCTAGTTTATGATAGGAATACCAGTAATAGAATAAAAGAAAGTGTGATCCATCGTCTGAATACCCTTTTTCTTCCATTCGCTAAAAGATGTAGGGATGATCGAGGTATAAGAGGACGTCGTACTTTCATCCGCCAACCTGTTTAACCATCAATAATTCCGGTTGTCATTCTGGGGAGCTAAGCGACTCCAGAATCAAACTAGAAAAAAGATTCTGGTCAAGCCAGAATGACAAAAATGGATAATACAGCCCTAATCCCCATTTAGTCTATCATTAGATTAGATGAATGTTATCCTTGATCTTCTTTTTCCCAAGCGCTGTGTTTCTTGCGGGAAAATAGGTTCGTATATTTGCAAAAAGTGTTTTTCCAGAATTGAATTTATAAAAAATCCGGTTTGTCCTGTTTGCCAAAGACAAGCAGTTGAAGGCAAAACACATCCAGGCTGCAAAGGACGATATCGACTAGACGGCTTGGTGGTTGCGGCAAGATATCGCGGGCCGGTTAAGACGGCAATTATTAAGGTTAAATATAAATGGATTTATGATATTGAAAAAATATTTGTCGATTTACTTTCCCAGCGGTTTTGGAAATTTAACCTGCCAGCTGATTTAATTTTGGTTCCAGTTCCATTGTATAGCCAGCGCAAAAAATGGCGGGGTTTTAACCAGGCAGAAATTTTGGCTAAATCTTTATCTTTACAATTTAATGTTCCCTATTTTGATTTAATGAATCGATTCATAGAGACAAAACCGCAAGTGGGGTTGTCCAGAGAAGATCGTAAAGAAAATGTCAAAGGAGCATTTGCTCTTCGTAAAATTATTACCGGAGTGAGCGGCAAGAATATAATTTTAGTTGATGATGTTTTTACCAGCGGGGCAACAATGGCCGAGTGTGCCAAAGTTCTGAAAAAAGCCGGAGCCGGACAAGTCTGGGCCATGGCCGTCGCGCTTGGGTAAGGGCGGAGGCGGGAGGATTCCCTTCGTCATTTCATTCCTCAGGGTAAACTTCTCATCCTCTCTTCAAACTTCGCCAATCTCAAGCCGACGTCCTGAGCTCTTCGAGTCTGAGCCTGAGGACTCATCCCTCAGAGTCGAATGACTTGTCGAAGGGCGGAGCATGTGGGTCTGGGACCCAACGCCCCCATAGTCCACCACGACTCCTTTCGGGAGTATTGTATCAAATCTCTAAGCGAAGGAAGCTGATAAGTTAACTTTGCAAATATCGGCCAAATTCAAACATTTTAGATGATAAATTGGTATAATATGGGAAGTTATGGACAGTTTAAGCATCGAGGCACCACAGCCCATAGAAACACCGACCTCAAAATCGGTTAGTTTCGGTGAACAATTAGCCTCTAGGCTAGCAGAAGGCTATATAAATCTCGTCGGGGTTGGAGGAGGTGCACAAGGAGGATACGCCACTTTTGCATTCGCTAAGATGGGTAATGTTGAAGCTACCATAGCAACAGGTCTTGCAACAGCGGCATGGGTTATCGGAGTAAATCGTTTCGGATCCGCAATAGGCAAACACCTAAGAACGCCTGATCAAACCAATGGACCAGAAACCTCTACAACCTAAAGAAATATTAGAAGAAATTCTCAATATTATTCAATTTAAAGATGACAAAGAAAAGTTTATGGATCAATTCTTCAAGAATATAAAGCTGCAAGCCTTACTTGATCTTGCCAACACTTTACCTCAAGATAAAAAAAATGGTTTTAAATCGCAAATAGCCTCAAAGTCAGATGAAGAAAAAGCGTCTGCACTAGTTAGTTTGTTTCCCAAAGATGACATTGATAAAGCGGTAGAGAAATCAACAAAAGAGATATTTTCTGCATATATTTCAGAAATAGAAAGTACATTATCAAGTCAGCAAAGGGATGAGATTACGAAATATCTTAAGCAATACGTACCTGCTTCCTCATAAAGCCAATTTAGACAGTTATCATCTAAATTAACCCCATTTCTTACTTACTAGATAAACCAAGGCTGAATTCAAGGTATTTGGATTATTTTAAGGGTAAAACAGGCAAAAAATAGAAGATTCCTAAGTTTTGTTAATTTTCACTTCTCCAGGCTTCAAAACTGAAAAATGTTGAAATCAAACGTTTTTGGCAAGCCCAATTAAGCTAATCCGCGATAGTGTACGGGTCGCTTAGACATTATAGGCTTCGGCGGAGGCGGCAGGATTCGAACCTGCGACCGAGTTTCCTCGGTAGTCGTTTTCAAGACGACCGCACTAGTCCACTATGCGACGCCTCCTTGGCGGAGGAGGTGGGATTCGAACCCACGTGAGCCAATTGAGGCTCGCGGGTTTAGCAAACCCGTGCAATGGACCAGCTATGCGACTCCTCCTGATTATTGCAAGCTAAATTTTATCAGAATCTTTGCTATAATCAAAATGTAATGCCAAACTTCAGAAAGAGCACTCATCATATAGATCACCACACAGGCCGGATTCTTTCCAAAGAAGAATTAGATGCCAAACATGAAGCGGCTCTTGAGGCAAAAGCACTTATTACCTGGAAATCTCCGGAGCGGATTTTCAAGAGCCGGTCTAGGAAGTATTTCACCAAAGTTGCTCTATACGGACTGATTTTTGTTTTGGCGGCCATTGCTTTTGGCGAGTTTTTCCTGGTTGGTGTAATTATTGCTGTAGTTTTTGTTGTCTATGTTTTGGCAACGGTAGCACCCCAAGTTATTGAGCACAAGATAACAAATATGGGAATAATCTCCGGCGGGCGGGCTTTTTTGTGGGAGGAGCTGGATTCTTTTTGGTTTGACAGGAAAGGTGATGACCGGCTTTTGATAGTGCAAACAGAACTTCATTTCCCAACGCGCT
>Ga0154985_110_pt1 | contig 17825 bp, 18 predicted proteins | sample RifCSPhighO2_01_FD_105953 | JGI IMG/M metagenome (GOLD analysis project Ga0154985, IMG submission 105953) | Candidatus Levybacteria bacterium RIFCSPHIGHO2_01_FULL_40_83 | reverse complement strand
AACAGGATATGAAAGAGCGGATTTGGCGCCTCTGGAGGTTCAGACCGAGGCAGTTCAAAGATTGGTCTCACGATCAAATATCTATGGGCAGTTTCCCGCCTGCTCAAGAAGAATGCAGGCTCTCGGCTTACTCTAAACCCTCAGCTAGCGAATTTTTCAAGGACGCGAAGATATTCTTTATTTAAACCTCCTAGGCGATAAAGTATTACATTTTCTATTCTTTCTTTTTGGACAAGGGTTAAATCCTTTTCCAATTGAGAAGGGGAGATTAATGGTATTGTATGGTCTTCTACCCCTCGACCGATTAGGCCAAGAGCAACAGAATAATTACGAAATTTATGTTTATTATTTTTTATAAAACCACGTAGGTATTCTGATTTATTCTTTACCTTAAGTAAAGAACTATATAGCATATCGATATAATGGAAGCTTCCTGAAGGGAAATAAGTACACGTTGAATATAGGAAAAGCTTACTTATTCCGCTTTTTGGAGTCGCAGTAACTATGAGAGAATGGTTTTTGTTTAATATTCCTTGTATGATTTTCCGATTAGTGAAAAAGTGAGGTAGTTGAGTTATAAAAAGCTTTTTATTTAGTATTGGTAGTTCTGCATCCCAGAGTACCCTGAAATTTTGGTTTGTTTCTCTAAGCTCGTTTTGAATTCGCTTGACTGCCGATGTTTTAGAAAATACTGACATCCAATAACCTTCATCTAACTTAAGGATTGGCCAGTAAACTATCTTATCTACATTCTTATAAGATTCTTTTATTCTATTTTCTAAATAGCGGAATTCTTTAAGGTTTTTAGCTGCGATATAAAGGTTAGTTCGAAATTTAATGAGACGTAGCTTAGATAGACTTTCATTGCTTGGAAATTCTTCGAAAAAGTCTATCTGCATGATTTATATGTAATACTTTTTTTGTCTGAGCGGGCGAAGGGAATCGAACCCTCCACCTTCTCGTTGGCAACGAGACGTTCTACCGATGAACTACGCCCGCAAATTCTGTTTGAGTATATCAAAAAAACAGATTAGCTTCAACGCTTGACAACAAATCTCTCAGATGGCAGAATAGGGTGAAATCATGAAGAAAGTGTTTTCTACTGCCTCCTTTTTTCTGATAACTCCTTTTTTCCTCGTTCTTTGCATTCTTTATTTGTCATACCTAGGCTACCACTCAAAAAAACCATCAGTTCTGGCAGCCAGCACTTCTGCATATACTGCAATACCCAACTATAACGCTTTATCCGTGAGGATAGAGGAAGACGACTCAAAGACCGAAACGGTGAGACAGTTCTTCACTAGGTATAACTCGCCTCTCGCAGAACATGCTCACGACATAGTATCTGCAGCAAAAGCGAATAATATCGATTTTAGACTAATCCCTGCTATTGCCATGCAGGAATCCACAGGGTGCCGAACGATTCCTAAGGAATCGTATAACTGCTGGGGATATGGAATATACGGGGGGAAGGTTTTGAAGTTTGACAATTTTAAAGAGGCGATTGATACCGTAACTCGCGCTATAGCTATAAAATATATCCAGAATGGATTCACAACTCCCGAAGAGATACAAAAAAAATGGACTCCATCAAATGATGGTTCTTGGTCACTCTCCGTCAATCACTTCATGAACCAACTACAATAAACCTATAGTGGGGACTTGACAAACCCTATAGTCTGTAGTATACTACTCGGCAGATCCTAAGGTAGGCCGTCCAAATGCTTACGTTAGGATTTTTTATGGCCAAAAACGCCTAAAAGCGTATATTCGGCTAGGAGAAATATGAAACCCATAATAACAATTGCTTTTCTAATTTTCGTGGCTTTAATGCCTGGATCTACCTATGCGTTTCAGAATGCATCGGGGTCTTCCGCCAAGCTTGTGTCTACCTATGGCAACAAGCTCCCCGACAGGCGTGAGCAGATTCTTAAGGACTTTTTACTTCAGTATGACTCGCCTTTGGCTGCAAATGCTGGGGACTTCGTGACTAGCGCGGATAAATATAGCCTCGACTGGAGGCTAGTAGCGTCAATTGCAGGCCTTGAATCTACATTCGGACAGCATATTCCCTATAACTCTCATAACGCTTGGGGATGGGGAGTATATGGAGACAACGTTATAAGATTTAACTCATGGTCTGAGGGTATTGAGGTCATTTCAAAGGGGCTTAGAGAAAGGTACCTAAAGGATAATCCTGAAACTGATCCATATCTAATAGGACTTACTTATGCTGCGTCACCTACATGGGCACAAAGAGTATCTTATTTCATGGCTAGAATCGAAGATTTCGAGAAAGCCCAAAGCGCCGAGAGGCTTCCGCTTTCGATCTAAATTTAGTATAATCAAGATCGATACGCCGAGGTGGCGGAACTGGCAGACGCGCATGGTTTAGGACCATGTGTCGAAAGACATGGAGGTTCGAGTCCTCTCCTCGGTACCAAAGACGTAAAGGCGTGTGGGAACGGACTGAAAGGAGTTCGCTTGCTCGCCCTGAGCGAAGCCGAAGGGCTTGACAAGCGGAATTCGACTCCCTTCGTCCGCACTTCGTTTGCTCAATGTAAACGCTAAATAATATGACATCTACGATCACTAAGAAAGAGGATAAAACAATCGCACTCAAGATAAACGTAACCTGGGAAGAGGTAAAAAAGGCGCGTGAAGAAGTCATAGCGGAAATGGTAAAAAATGCGGATTTACCGGGATTTCGAAAAGGAAAGGCTCCTAAAAAAATTGTCGAGGAAAAACTTGATAAATCAAGAGTTCAGGAGGAAACATTAAGACACCTACTTCCAAAAGCATATATCGAAGCCGTAAAAGAACACAAAATAGAACCCATAATTGATCCCAAGGTTCATATAAAACCCCTCGAAGAGGGAAAAGATTGGGAATTCGAGGCCTTAACTGCTGAAGAACCCGAGATAAGCTTAGGAGAATATAAGAAAAACGTCCAGTCGGTAACAGCCAAGTCGAAAATTATTGTACCCGGAAAAGAGAAGCAGGAGGTTAAACTTGAGGATATTATAAAAGCGCTCCTGGACTCAACTACTGTTGAGATACCAAAGATTCTTATAGAACGCGAGGCAGATAAGCTTTTATCCCAAAGCCTTGATGAAATAAAAAAATTGGGGCTAACACTTGACCAATATCTGTCTTCAACGGGCAAGACAGCCGAGATGTTACGTCTTGAGGCCGAAGGAAAAGCGGCAAATGATTTAAAGCTAGAATTTACCCTAAGAAAAGTGGCAGATAGCGAAAAAATAACTGTTTCCGATGCTGATCTCGAGAATACTATAGGTAAAGCAAAAACCTCTGAGGAAAAACAGAATTTACAAGCCAACAAATACCTTCTCGCAAGCATACTCAGACAACAGAAGACGCTTGATTTCTTGCGTAGCTTGTGATAAATTCTACCAACTATGAGTTCAACTAAAGCAAAGAAGTTAATGCAGTTTGTCGACGAGAATACAGTCGAATCAGTTAAGAGCCTCGGCGAAGACCTTAAATCCGGAGTTACCGATGATCTGGTTAAGGAAACGGGAAGAGCTCTTTGGGAGCAGATGCTAGGTAAAACTCAGGAAGTTAAAGGCGAAGACTATAAAGACTCTACGAGCAAACCCTCAGGTGTACTTGCAGAAGGTACCGAGCTAAGCCTCAAGGATCTAAAGAGAAGAACAGAAGATCTAATACCACGCGTAGAAGCTGGCATTAATTACGCAGCAGAGGTAATCCACGGAGAAAAGAGGGAAAGACACGAGCAGTCTCAAGAGCTAAGAGTTAGAATGGAGGAGATTTCAATTGAGCTTCGTCAGCTTATGAACACTTCCCAAGAGCTCCAGGCTCAATTCAAGGATGTTTCTCTAATCGAAGTACCAGAAGACCCGGGAAAATATCACTTAACATTCCTGGAATGGATACTGGATACGATAAGAAAAGCAAGGCTTAAGGTAGAAGATTCAGGCGCATGGCTTGAGGCCTTCTATACTAAGAAAGCAAAAAGAGGATATTGGAATATGTTTAAAAAACACGGTACAACTTTCGGCCTTTCTGGTGAAAGAGTAGTCTCCACCCAAACAGGTTAAAATTCCGCATTTTTGAGGCAAAAGAATTAAGCCCAATCCTGTTATTTATTCGTCACTGTTTTTTGATTGATCTAAGCATTCTTGACAAATGTATCCTTGAGACGGATCTATTTTTCTTTCACACGGATTAGAACCATGATCATGATAAAACAATTTGCATCCACAATTTATCATGCTGTCCTCCTTTCTTAAGAATATTTTTATATGTTACCTAATTTTTGTCAATACTACCTAAATACTAGCGATAACTTTTTATAGATCTTTGGGGGAAATTGATTTTCTGAAGCAAAAAGAGTATAAGCAGAATAGGAATGAGGAATCTTAATAAGCTGTCATTGCCTGCCACCATTCTTATTGCTAGCCTAATTCTAGGGGGATTTTATTTTCTATCTCAAGTAAGCAAGCAGAACTCAATTGAAAGACAACAGCTTGCGGAAATAGAGCAAAAAAAACAGGAACAGTTAGATAAAGAAGTTAAGGAGAAGAAATATGGGGAAGAAGTTAAGCAGGGATTGAATAATTGTCTAGATGAAGCAAGCACAAAATACTCTAATAATTGGGGTAATGAATGCGAAACTAGAGGATTACTAACAGAACGCTGTATATCTCTATTAGATATGGCCTACAGTGATTATGTTAAAGAACTTCCCTATGGTAAAAGATTAGATACCTTTGATGATTATCTTAAGGAAAAAGAAGAATGTTCCTGTAGCCTTCCTTTAACCATTGCTGATAGACTCAACGATGGATTAGATAAGGATAAACAGAATTGCTTTAAAATTTACCCTCAAAATTAGCTTCAATATAATTTTCAGCTGAAGCTTTAGCCTCAATACCCCGTCCTAAATGCACCATTCTGCGACGAAAAAGAATCATTATTTTATCCCGAGATAGTGAGTATTCTAGGTTTAGGTTTTAATAATTCAGACTTAAGCTTTATCATCTTTTCAACTTTTCCCTTATCTGCTGAATATACAAATCTTGCACTATGTTTCATTACCCAATGATTTATCTTATTGTAAAAAGCTTTATCAGCACTCCTGTATACAGTTATTGGTTCTTTTTTAGGTTCGTGCATAATGAGACATATATTTGAAGTAATAGGGACTATCTTCTTTGCGTCTGGTGTCAATAATCCTAAACCTTCAAAGGGGTGCATTTTTCTTCCCGGAACTAATAAAAATGGGTTATCTGATGTAATAAAGGCGAAAGGTTTTTCTGCTATTCTAAATTCCCAATCTGTAATCTCCAAAGCAGGTGAGATATCTATGCTTAAGCTTAACATCATTTTAATCCAATGCTCTTGTGGGACAATTACATTTAATCTGCTCCTTTCTTTATTTATGGCAAAGTCTTTTAAATCCTCAATTTCTTTATCGGTAAAAGTCTTGCCTCTTTTCTTAAAAAAGTCCTTTAGGTATTTATTTGGAGTTATAGCGACCGATTTCCTTGCTAGTGCTTCATATAATTCTTTTGTTGATTTTTCAAATTCATCTTTTGCATAAGGAACTCTAATCCATAATAGACTTAAAAATAATGAAAAATTACTTCTATCTTGAGTGTTTAACTCCTTTTGCTTTTCAATTTTCCTAATTATTTCAGCTGCTACACCCTCAATTATGGAGAACATGTCTTCAAGGGTCTCCTTTTTTCCAAACCTTGTTTTATATGTATAAAGATTTTTTTGAAATGCGACCGTTTTTATAGGTAAGAGCTTAATGTTTTTTTGTTTTGATAATTTATCTAAAACATATATTCTTTTGCGATTTCCACCTATACTATCATTAGAAAATTTATTTAAGTAGAATTGGGGTATGTAGTGATGTTCTTTTGGGAGAGCCTGCTTCATATGAAAACTCCCTCTCTTAAAATTTAATCTGAATTAATTTTATCTTCTTCATCAAACTCTTTTAATCGTTCTCCTGCTAGTTTGTTAAATTCTGAATAGACATTGATTAGAAATCGTAGGATTTCTATAAATTTATTGTCATCTCTATACTCATTAAGTTTGTCCATGAAGGTTCTCGGGTGAGAAAAATAGTTTCTTATTGTATTAAGTTTTTTTAATTTCTGGATTAAATCCATATCTAATAGTTTCTTTTCTTCAATAAAATTTACTTTTTTTGAATAACTTATCCCTTCCAATAAGTCATAAGTTCTTCTAGCCATTTCTTGTCTTTTCTCCTTATTTCCCTTAAAAGTTTTATACGGCTCTCTTAAATATCTTGTAATTTCACTATCTATGCTTGTTTCAAGTCTTGTATGGACATAAAAAACTTTATTTCGGAGTTCTTTTATGTCCGGACTTATATACAAAAAGTCTGTATCCTCAAAACTCTGAAGCTCTTCAAATAATAATCCAATCTCCTGTGCTTTAGTTAACTTCTGTTTTGTCACAGAAAGATTATAACACTTGACTTCTTGGCTTAAACTGCTAAATTGATTTTTTTTAGTAATTGGAGTATAAGCAAATTAAGATTATGCTTAAGAAATTAGTCGTAATTAGCATGTGTATAATCTTGCTTGGCATATCCTTCTCTTCCTATGCGTCCTCAAGCAATTTTAAAGTTGCTACTGTTTATCGCTCAGAGGGATCAGCATTAATACCTTTAGAGATTAAGCAAGAAGAAATTCCGCCAATAGAAAGGACAATAATTCTTCTTGAGGATATATATTTTGAAAACGAACTACATCAAGGGATGACATTAAAAGCTTTGAAAACCGCCGTTGTGGCATTATTTAATCCCAATACCCCTTATAGTATGTATAAAGACTTCTCCATTAAGGGGGTTCCTGATGTGTTTTACCAAAAAGATGAAGCTATTGAACAATTTACCCTACTACGTTCTATTCATGGGTTAAAGCCTCGTAATGGATCTATTCGGTAATTTAATAGCAGTTTGATTTCTTAAAGCAATTGGAGTATAAGCAAGATATGACAGAAACTGATAAAGCGGGAAGAAAAAAGACTATAAAAAAGCTTTTCTTTTTTGTTATTATCTTAATTTTTACATTAGGGATAGGGTATTATATAGGGCATAAAATTGGCAGAACTTACGGAGCACAGCAATACACCAAGCTAGTATGGTCAAATAACGATACACAGATTTCTCCTTCTGTTGTTTTCAATAAGATAAATCTTTATAGAGAAAAAGGAAGGCTTGAACCTTTCCAGAAAGACCTAGGGTTATGTGCTCTTGCTGAGTTAAGAGCTGAAGAATCATGGAGAAAGGTTGGGCTACAATGGGATCCATCTACCCAATCTTATATTGATATTAGTTTGCCTAAAGATTTACATGAAACAGAGCTTAACCCAGAAACATCCAACAAATTATGTCCAAATTGCGTTGCTGAATCTGTATTAGAAAATGCTTATATATCTGTAAGACCAGAAACGTGCTTAAATGCTTTAGGAAAAGAAATATGCAAAGGGGGAGAGGGATTTGGTATAGTTGAAAACTACACAGATAGAGTCGTTAACGGTTGGATTGAAAGTCCTCCTCATAAAGCTACCTTACTTTCTTCCAGAAGTCATGCCTGTGTTGGTTCATATGGAGGAACAGTAATGCTTGAAGCTGCAAACGTAAACTGACCAATGGGTAAATTATCCTTAAGACTCCTTGACCTTTTATCTTAAAAAGCCTATATTCTCACTAGGTGTTTTTAGTTGAAATTGAAACTAGAAACAATGTCTGGCTTAGCCCTTCAGTCTCTTCAGGATAAAACATTCCCGCGTTCCTCCGATATTTGATTGTCTAAGTAAATCCATTCTGATAAAATAGGACCCAGATCAAAACGCAAGCATTTTGAAGCGAGGAGTTGTAGCTCAGTTGGTTAGAGCGGTCCGACAGGCATCGGACAGGTCAGAAGAAAAGGACTCGTAGCTCAGCGGTAGAGCGCTTCGTTGACATCGAAGAGGCCAGAGGTTCGACACCTCTCGGGTCCACAAATGGCATTTGTTTATATACTTCAATCTCTAACCAACTCCCGATATTACATTGGATCAACGAACAATCTTGATAGAAGAATTAATGAACACAATCAGGGAAAATCAGGCTATACAAGATTCACTAGGCCATTTAAGTTAGCGTTTGCAAAAGAATTTTCTACCTCAAGGGAAGCAAGGCAAATTGAATATAAACTTAAAAAGTTGAAGAGCAGAAAAATTGTAGAGAGAATTGTTTCTAGCGGAGAGATTCGAATTGGTTAGAGCGGTCCGATGTTCATCGGACAGGTCACCCCGATGTACATCGGGATCGGGTCCACAGCTAAAAGCAATTGACACAAGACTTTTTTCCCCATACACTTAATCTATGTCTGCCAATAAACACGAATACGTAAATAGGCCTCGCAAACATATTTTCCTCAACAATCTCCTCGGAGGACTTGCCTGGGGACTCGGAGCCACAATTGGACTTTCTATAATAATCGCGGTATTAGGTATTATAGGAAACCACATAGGCTTTATTCCATTTATAGGCGACTTTGTTTCAAATACCTTGAATTCAGTTTTACAAAACAACCCCCAGCTGGTAAAATAGCCGAGCACAATGGCAAAACCCAACACAAAAAGTCATCAAGAAATAGGTCGAGAGCTAGATCTTTTTTCCGTGCACGACGTTGCGCCTGGAGCTATTTTTTGGCATCACAAGGGCTACATAATTTATAAAACCCTGGTTGATTTTCTTCGGAAAAGACTTCTTTCCGAAGGATACAAGGAAATAAACACACCGGTAATGGTAAAGAGTGATCTGTTTAAAAAATCAGGCCACTGGGATTTTTATCATGAGCACATGTTTACCCTTGAAGTAGATGGAGAAAGCTATAGCCTGAAACCAATGAATTGTCCGGAAGCTTGTCTAGTTTACTCAACGCGTCTTCGAAGTTACCAAGATCTTCCCCTAAGGCTTGCAGATTTCGGTGTCCTTCACAGGAATGAATTGTCGGGAGTCCTGGGAGGAGCGTTTAGAGTAAGACAATTCTCTATAGATGACGCGCATCACTTCGTGCGACCGGATCAGATCGAAGACGAGGTACATGGCCTTATTCTTCTGGTCGTTGAGTTTTACAAATCCTTAGGATTCATTCCCGAATTTTTCCTTTCCACAAAACCCGATAAAGCAATGGGAGACCCCAAGCTTTGGGAGGAAGCAGAAAAAGATTTGAATCAAGCGCTAGACAATGCAAAAGTTAAGTATGGAATGAAAGAAAAGGACGGAGCGTTCTACGGACCGAAAATTGATATTCACATAAAAGACTCTCAAGACAGAGACTGGCAGCTTGCCACAATTCAACTTGACTTCCAAATACCTGAAAAAATGCAGCTTGAATACATAGATAAAGACGGCAAAGCAAAAAGACCAGTTATAGTGCACCGCGCCATACTCGGATCAGTTGAACGATTTATCGGAATTCTTACGGAGCATTATCAAGGCGCTTTTCCGATCTGGCTTTCACCGGTTCAGGTAGTACTTCTTCCAATAGCAGACAGGCATACAGAACACGCAAAAAAAATCGCCGAGAAATTATCGGAGGAGGGAATTAGAGTAGAAGTCGACGACCGCTCGGAAAGACTTCAGGCCAAGATTCGCGAGGCTACTTTACAAAAAGTTCCCTTCTTAGGTATAATAGGGGACGAGGAGCTCAAGAATAAAGACTTAAGCCTCTCAGTTCGAGACAGAAATGGGAAAGATTACGGACTGTTGAATCTTTCCCAATTTAAAATATTGGTAAAGGAAGACATTGATAAAAAGGTTTAGAAGACCAGGAGAAACCAAAAAATTTTACAGGATAAATGATCGGATTTTTGCGTCAACTCTTAGAGTGCTCGACGCAGAAGGCAAACAGATCGGAGTTCTGGGGAAGATTGAAGCGCTAGAAAAGGCAAGAGAGTTAGGGCTTGATCTGGTAGAAGTAGCGCCAAAAGCAAGCCCGCCGGTCGTTAGGATTATCAATTTTAATAAATTTCTTTATCAGGAGGAAAAGAAAAAAAGAGAAGAAAAAAGAAAGAGCAAGGGCTCTGAAACAAAAGAAGTAAGACTCGGTCCGTTTATGGACGATCACGACCTCGATGTAATGATGAGACGTGCGAGAGAATTTCTTACTGAAAATAATAAAGTTAAAATGGTAGTCAAGTTTACGGGAAGACAAATGGCTCATCCCGAATTCGGACACCAGATAATGGAAAAGGCTATTGGCATTCTTTCAGATATTTCGAAAGTTGAGAAAGAAAGACGATTTGAAGGAAGAAATTTAATATCGATGCTCTCGCCCGAAAAGAAAGGAAATAAAAACAATGCCGAAGAAGAAAATAAAGAGATCAGTATCTAGAAGATTTAAGGTTACAAAGACCGGTAAGGTTATGTTCTCCCATCAGTATAAAAGCCATCTTAAAATGGGCAAGAGAAAGTCAAGATTAAGAAGACTTAAGGAACCGGGAGTTTTGTCAAAACCGTTTGCAAGAAAAGTAAAGATGATGCTGGGAGCATAATATGGCAAGAGTTAAAAGAGGAGTTGTATCTAGGAGAAAACATAAAAAGCTACACGATAAGACTCGCGGATTTCGCGGTACGAAATCTCGACTTATCAGGGCCGCACATGAAGCGGCGCTTCACTCAGGCGCTTATGCATACCACGGACGAAAACTTCGAAAAAGAGACAACAGATCTCTTTGGATTGTAAGAATAGGCGAAGCTGCAAGGAAAGAAGGTCTTTCTTATAGTACTCTCATGGATAAGCTTAAGAAGTCCAAAATTGAACTAGATAGAAAAACTCTTTCGGATTTGGTGCAAACTGATCCCGAAACTTTTAGTAAAATTGTCTCCTCAGTAAAATAATTCCTCTTTGATATAATTACCCCGTGAATAAAAGGGACATTATCCTACTCATCGAAAAAGACGAGTGGATGATGAACGCGCTTCGCGCCGCGCATTCTTTAAATCTTCCGGACTGGTGGATTGGTGCAGGATTTGTAAGAAGTAAGATTTGGGATTATCTTCACGGGTATAAGAAGAGAACGCCACTTCCGGATATAGATTGTATTTACTTTGACGCTGGTGATTTTACAGAAAACGAAATGAAGTCCGACACCACAAAAGCTGAAAAAGATTACGAGAAAGCGCTAGGCAAACTCTTTCCGTCTGTAAAATGGAGCGTTACCAACCAAGCCAGAATGCATATTTTTCATGATCGCCCTCCATATAAATCCTCTGAGGAAGCGCTTTCGGGTTGGGTGGAAACCGCAACTTGTATCGGGGTAAAGCTTGAAAATGGAAAGATAATCCTCTCAGCACCCCATGGAGTAAAGGATTTAGTAAATCTCATTCTTAGGCCCACGCCAAATTACATAGGGAGCGAATGGTTTGATCGGAGAATGAAGGAAAAAAAGTGGATTAAAAAATGGTTCAAGCTGAAAATAGTTGTTTAGTCGTCTGCATTATGCTTCAGAATTTGGTATCCTTAAAACATCATGGAAGAAGAACTGTTGAATATTAAAAACAATGCTGTTTCTTTAATTCTTGACGCGCCGGATTTAGAAACGCTTGAAGGTGTAAAGCTTCAGTTCTTAGGAAGATCAGGAAAGCTCACCGTCGCAATAAAAGAAATAACAAAAATTCCGCAGGAGCGCCGTCCCGCTGTAGGAATGCTCGCCAACGAAGTAAAAACTACAATAGAAAATACCATTGAATCCCAAGCCTCAAATCTCAAATCACAGGTCTCGAAAAAAATTAGAGAAGATATTGACGTCACAAATCCAGGAATTGGTCCTCCCTTAGGCCACCTTCATCTTATTACTCAAGCAATTGAGGAAATATCAGAAATCTTTAAATCCATAGGATTTTCCCGCGTCCGCTATCCTGAGGTTGAGTGGGATTGGTATGCGTTCGGTGCCCTTAATTTTCCGCCCAATCATCCGGCACGTGATGATTGGGAAACTTTTTTCATAAACGAAGAGCCGGATCCCAAGTATGGCCCGATGGTTTTAACTCCTCACACGTCGTCAGGACAAATTAGGGAAATGCAAAGAATAAAGCCTCCAATAAGAATGCTAAACCTAGCCAAATGCTATAGAAGACAGTCTGATGTGTCCCATACACCGATGTTTCATCAATTCGAAGGACTCGTCGTGGATCGGGGAATCTCCATAACACATCTTAAAGGAGTTCTTGATTTCTTCGTGAAAAGCTATTTCGGTGAAAAAAGACAGTCTAGAATAAGACCATATCACTTTGAATTCACGGAACCATCATTTGAAGTAGATGTCACATGCGGAGTGTGTAACGGACGCGCCCGCCTGCCGGACGGGCAGGGATGCAGACTTTGTAAAGAGGGCTGGCTTGAGATGGGAGGAGCCGGAATGGTCCACCCCAATGTTTTAAAAAATGGCGGAATAGATCCAAACACCTATACCGGCTTTGCTTTCGGTTGGGGGGTAGAAAGAGTACTTATGATGAAAGAGGGAATTGAAATAGACGATCTCCGGCTTTTGTACTCCAACAAGCTTGAATTCTTAGAACAATTCTAAAATGAATATAAAAATTCTTGACAGCTGGCTTAGGGAATATCTTAAAACCTCTGCTAAGCCCGCGGATATTGCAAAGCATTTATCGCTTTCAAGCGTTTCCGTAGAAAGACTTGAAAGGAAGGCCGAAGACTATATATACGATATCGAGGTGACTACAAATAGACCCGACTTAATGTCCGTTGTTGGGCTTGCCCGCGAGACAGCTGCAGCTCTAGCTGAACAGGGAATAGAGGCGGAATTTAAAAAAAATTCTTTAGAAAATAGAAATCAAGGAAAAGATTTTCCTGTAAAAATAGAGGCTGAGTCAAATCTTGTCAACAGAATTTGTGCCGTTGTAATGGATGTCGCGGTCAAAGATTCCCCAAAAAAAATAAAAGATAGACTTGAAGCATCAGGGATTAGGTCTCTAAATAATCTGATAGACGTAACAAATTATGTAATGCGGGAAATTGGTCACCCAGTACATGTCTTCGACTTTGACAAACTCAATGCTGAAAAGCTTACTATCCGCAAGTCAAAAAAAGGCGAGAGTCTCGTAACCCTTGATAAAAAGCAATATTCGCTTTTGGGCGGGGACATAGTAATGGAAGACTCAAATGGCCGGATAGTTGATCTGCTTGGTATTATGGGTCTAGAAAATAGCGTGGTGGGTGAAAACACCAAGAAAATATTATTGTTTTTAGACAACACCGACCCCACTCTCATAAGGAAAACCTCAATGGAGTTGGGAATAAGGTCAGAAGCCGCGGTCTTAAATGAAAAAGGGGTTGATCCAGAACTCGCAATGCCGGCGCTCCTTCGGGGAATTGAGCTTTACAAGGGGGCTGCAGATGGAAAAGTGTCATCTTCTGTTTTAGACATTTATCCTAACCCACCCAAAAAACACGAGATCAAAGTATCTTTAGAAAAAATTAGTAGGGTTATAGGGGAAGCTATTCCTGAAGACAAATGCAGAAGGATTCTTAGAAAGCTTGATTTCGAAGTTACGGACAGGACAGACAAACTTTTGGTAAAAGTGCCATCTTTTAGGCTCCTTGACGTTAAAATTGAAGAAGATATTATCGAGGAAATAGCTAGAGTATACGGATATCAAAGGCTTCCCAGCATTCTTCCACCTTTAAACGAGAACTTAAAATTCACGCGCTTCGAGACTGCGTTCTATTGGGAAAGAAGAGTAAAAGAAGCGCTTAAATACTTCGGGTTTACTGAAGTATACACTTATTCCCTGGTATCCGAGGATTTATACGATGGTCCGATAGAAAACGCTTTAACCCTAAAAAATCCGTTATCTTCTGACATGACATTTCTTCGGTCTTCCTTGATACCAAGCCTTCTTGAAGTACTTGGTAAGAATAAGGGTCGGGAAGAAATAAAGATATTTGAGATAGCATGCGTTTATAAAAAAAGGCAAAAAGATTTGCCGGAGGAAAAGCTCCTACTATCCGGGGCGCTAAAAAAACCTAACGTTTCATTTTTTGAAGCAAAAGGAATCCTGGAAACTCTTTTCGAAGATCTTGGAATAAAGGGTATAAAGTTTAAGAAAAGACTTGACGGAGCGGGTGGCGCAGAAATTACTAGAGGCAAAGACTACCTGGGCTATATTGAACCCGTTTCAGCTGACATAATAGATTTCGAGCTGGATTTTGAAAAAGCAACATCTTTCTCCACCTTAAAAAAAGTTTATAATCCTATCGGCAAATTTCCTCCGATCTCAGAAGATTTAGCCGTTATACTTAAACCCGATATCTCAACTATTGATGTCGCCGAAGAAATTAAAACTACCGACCCCTTGATTGTTAACGTATCGCTTCTCGATAGGTTTGAGGATATTCGTACTTTTCACATAGTCTTTCAAAGTACCGAGCGAAACATTACAAAAGGGGATGTCGGAAAAGTCCGCGAAAAAATAAAAAAACGATTAATTGAAATGTTCCAAGCCAACTTTAAATAACGAGAGTTGGTGTCGGGGTAGGGGACTCAGTAGGAGTCAGACTCGGCGTCGGAGTTGAGGAAGGCTCCTCTTTCTTTTCCTCTTTTTTCTCTTCTTCAAAAACCGATCCTGGGGGATTATATACGGGGTCATCTTTGTAATTCTCTCCAACCCATGCATCTATCCCTTCCTGCCAGCGATTTTTGCCATCTTTCGATATGGGGTCTGATTCTCTAAAAAGAATGTAGGTTTTTCCGTCTTTGCTCTTATAAACTGACGATGCGCTCGTAGGCTCTGTACCTTTTATAAAGTATTCAGATCTGGTAGGTCTATTGTCATAAGGAGTGCCTCCGGTCAAAGAATCAACCTGAACAGCTATGACATCGTCCGGCTCCTTGAAGGATTCATTCGGCTTTCCCTTTAAAACATGTGTCATAATTCTGTTCCATATTGGGCTAGCTCCTGTTACTCCCGAAGCAATCACTGGATTCATGGGGGTATTGTCGTTATTTCCAACCCATACTCCCACGACATAAGATGGAGTGTATCCCACAGTCCAGTTATCCTTCTTGTTATCCGTAGTTCCGGTTTTTACAGATACCGCTCGTCCTGGAATATTTAAGTATGACGAGGGACCAAAGACCAAAGATCTAGCATTGTTATCCAAAAGAATGTGGGAAATAATAAAAGCTATTCCTTCTGATAAAACTTTTGATCCATCTTTTTTCTTCTGTTCGAAAAGTTTTTTTCCTTTAAGATCTGTTACCCTTGTTATTGCTACATAATCCTGCCTCACCCCTTCGTTTGCTAAGACTCCGTACGCTGTGACTTCATCGAGAAGTGTCGTCTCCCTTCCTCCCAGAACCAGAGACAACCCAACAGACGACATCGCCTCAGACGTGGGCTGCCAATTTTTTATTCCCATGTCGTAACCTTTTTGCATTACATCTTTTATCCCCACCCTTGCTAACATCTTTACTGCAGGTATATTAAGTGAATTTCCTAAGGCAAACCGAAGCTGCACGGGACCCCTGAATTTCCCATCATAGTTAACGGGAGTATATGTGGGCTGGTTGTCTTGCGGAAAGTCTGTCTTCGTATCCATTATCAGAGAGGCTGCCGTGTATCCTTCTTCAAGAGCCCTCGCGTACATGACAGGCTTTAGGGAAGATCCCGGCTGTCTTTTCGCAAGGCTAGCGTTAAAATTCCCTTCATTGTCCTGATCGAAATAATCCTTACTTCCTACCATAGCCAGTATTTCACCGGTTTTTGGGTCCATCACTACCGCTGCTCCGTTTCCGACCTTATAACCTTTGAGCTTTTCTATTTCCTCCTCAACTATCTTCTCCGCTTCTTTTTGGATTTTATAGTCAAGGCTCGTATAAATCTGGAGTCCTCCGCCGTCTACCGCTTTTTCACCAAATTGCTCTGCCGCAAGCTGCCTAACAAACATTACGAAATGAGGAGCTTTAATTGCATGGTTTTTTTGAGTAAATTTATATTTTTTTATTTCCGCAAGGGCTTTTTCTTTTTGATCTTTAGTAATAAATTTCTCTTTTACCATTTGATTCAGAACATACTCTGTCCTTCCTATGTAATAGTCGTTGCCTGAGAATGGAGAATAGTAAGAAGGCGCCTGCGGAAGTCCAGCCAAAAACGCAGATTGGGCGAGATCTAACTCCTCAACGCCTTTTCCAAAGTATGCTTCGGATGCCGAGTCTATCCCTATTGCGGTTCCGCCGTAAGGAACGTTGTTTAAATACATTTCGAGGATTTCATCTTTTGAATATATTTTGTCCGCCTGAACTGCCAGTATTAATTCTTTTACTTTTCTGGGAAGGCTTCGCTCCGAGGTAAGAAGTACGTTCTTTATCAACTGCTGCGTGATGGTTGATCCTCCGGTAACTCGCCTTCTAAGAATAGGGTCTATTACTAGACCGCGGACGAGCCCAGTTACCGAAAATCCATCATTTTTATAAAAACCCTTGTCTTCCGTAGCTACGGTTGCTTGCTGAGCTATTTTTGGAATCCTATCAAGCTCTACATAGCTTCGTATCTCATCTTGATATACGGAGTAGAGAATTTCACCATTCCTGTCGTAAATCCTGGTCGAGTTTCCAAGAGATGCCTCAGCCAGCTTACCAGGCTGGGGAAGATCTCTGCCGTACCATAGAAAAATTCCTACGCTTAAAAACACCATCAAAATTAGGCCGATTAAAGCATAGCGGGAAAGTTTTGAGTATAGGACAATCTTTGAGGATCTAAGTCTTGATCTCCTAGTCCTTCGAAGACCTAAGCCATAGTCAACCATAGGTATGTCAAATTATACCAAATTTAAGCCTATCGTCCAAACCTGGCCGTCCGGCAGGCGGGTATGCTATACTCAAAAAATGACCGATATAGACGAGCTTCTTACCCGCGGCATAGCTAATATTATACCTTCAAAGGATAAACTCGCAGAAAAACTAAAAAAAGATGGCAAGCTGAACGTTTACCTGGGGATCGATCCTACAAATACGAAAATCCATTTAGGTCATGCAGTTTCATTGCGGAAGCTCCAAAAATTCGCGGAGCTAGGACACAATGTTACTTTTTTGATAGGTGATTTCACTGCACTGGTAGGGGATACCTCTGACAAAGACTCCGAAAGACCTGTTCTTACAAAAGGTGAGATCGAAGAGAACTTTAGTACGTATAAAGAACAGGCTGAGAAGATCCTAGATTTTTCAAAAGTGAAAGTCAAACATAATAGCGAATGGCTTGCAAAATTAACTTACTCACAAGTTTTTGAACTTAAACAGCAATTCTCTTTGAACGACTTTATAAGCCGGGAGCTTATTAAGAAACGCTTGGATGAAGGAAAAAGCGTGAGACTTGATGAGACTGAGTACCCAATAATGCAGGGTTACGACAGTTATTTCATGGATACAGATATTCAAATTGGAGGAACAGATCAAACGTTTAACATGCAGGCGGGAAGAACATTACAGAAAAAATTGCGGGGAAAAGAGTCTTACTTTTTGGCAACTGAATTTCTAATGGGAACTGATGGCAGAAAAATGAGCAAAACATGGAACAACGCCATATGGCTAGACGATAGTCCTGAGGATATGTATCGAAAAATCATGGCAATAAACGACGAGCTTATAAATGAATACTATGTGTTGGCGACCGATTTGCCAATGGAGGAAATTGAAGAACTTAAACAAGGATTAAAAGATCCCCTGAGTGCTAAGAAGAAACTTGCAAAAACAATCGTCGCGGAAATGCACGGAGCAACACCCTCCGA